>Ga0154960_105_pt1 | contig 34933 bp, 37 predicted proteins | sample RifCSPhighO2_01_FD_105928 | JGI IMG/M metagenome (GOLD analysis project Ga0154960, IMG submission 105928) | Candidatus Taylorbacteria bacterium RIFCSPHIGHO2_01_FULL_48_38
AAAGTTGTCTTTCAATAGTGCATTCAAAGAGGTATCGGTTGTATTGCGCTTTGATGCCCGGCCACTTCTCGGATGGTACAGGGTCGCGGCGCTCTACACCTAAGCATTCCGACAAATGGTAGAGTGTTGGGTCGCAGAAGTTGAGTTCTTCCGCAAGGCAACGCATAGCACCCTCGCGCGGTGCCTCATCACGCTTTAAGGTCTCCGCAATTCCGTTGAAGTTCCTGCGACGCAATACTGTACCGTTAGAAGATGTCTGTCTGTCCTCATACAATTCAAGCCACTCTCTCTTGAATTTATGGATAACAATTACGATTGCGGCGTGTACTTCAACAACAAGGTCGTTGTTTTCGCCGTCGCGTAGGAAGAACTTATCCTCAGTTGCATAGCGCACGAAATCCTCAAGTGACCGATGTTTTCCCGTGCCCCATTTCTGGAGCGGGACGCTGTGTCGTTTTAAAATCTCCAGTATTTCTCGGTTTTCAAGAATTATTGGGGTTTTCATTTTCCCCTCCTTTCTGTTTTGTCTATCCTATTTATAACTCATTTCTCAATTTTTCGCAAAAATGCTCTGCCTTTTAAAAGTAGTTTATAACTACGATCGTATCTATAAACTACTTGTGCAGTTCCGCATCCAGCCGCTTCGCCTCCGCCCACGCAAGTTCATAAATCTTTTTCATCGCATCGGCAATCTCCGCGCTTTCAATAATCACACCGAGTTTTTCTTTCCAAGAGGCAATCATCACCTTGTTGTCGTAGATGTTAATTTCAGGAGAAAAATAATATTTATCGGGCGACACAAACGCAATCTCGCGTTTTTCTTCCACATCATGCGCTCCGCGCTCAATGCCGATGGGCGTTTTCGGAACAATCGCGCGAATCGCGATTCCTTTTCCAGCCCGCCGTTTATAGTAAGCAGGGAAGTAGTTAGGGAGTCCCTTGTGCATATCGTCTACATTCGCGTATGCGCGTATCGGTTCAGTGGACGAGAGCGTGTCTTCATAGACATTCTTCAACCCATCCGCGCCTTCATAAAACTTGATGCGCGGGCGGTTTTGCGTCGTCGCTATCGCACGAAGTTCAGGGAGAAGCGTTTCTGCTTTGCTTATCCGCTCCTCTGCTGTTCCAACTTCTTTTTTCAAATACACAACCACCGCTTCCGGCGGCTCCGCCGCATATTCTGATTTCGGCTCTTTGCCTGAGATATTGACCAACCCCTTGTTCACCAAAGAATCCAAAATATCGTAGCCAGTTGTGCGGTTGAGTCCTGCCTTGCGCGCAATCTGCGCGACCGTCCCGCGACCCATTTCAAGGAGCGCGATATATACACCCGCTTCTTTTTCTCCAAGACCAAGTCCTTGCAAAGTGAGCGATAGTTGTTCGTTCTTCATAACGCCATCATACACCCCCACTATTCTGTGTCAATTTCTTTCCACAGAAATATGTTGATAGCACAGAATATATCGGTATATATGCATTTCTCTCTTATTCCAATGACGAAAAGCATTGACAATATCTATCCACTATGCTATACTTAACGCAGGAAAGATACGGTAAGTTCTTTGAGATGCTTGCGAGAAGTCATAAGCAAAACATCTTCAACGGATGAATAGTGTGCAGGTGAAAGCCCGCTTACTACTCATCTGTTGAGTGAGGCATGTGCCATTCTGAATCGGCTTGAAAACCCGAACAGGATTGAGAAGCGCAGATCCGCATTTCTCTTCACAAAATGGATGACACAACTTATGACTACTACTACCCAAAATACTTTTTCCACTCCAATAATAATCCGCATTCACTGCCACGCCTCGGTTGTTTCTTACGACCACAGCTGGAACCGTGACTGCGGAATGGACGAACGGCGTGAGCGATGGGAGACGGGCTTTGTGCAAAACGGTCGGATGGTGAATATCGTGGAATTTGACACTGACGACCCAGACTGGAACAAAGGAGCGGCTGAAACGGTCGCTATGCGCAGGGCACTCGCTCTGGAACAATCGGGAAAACTTGTTGATCTGGAGTTCACCCGAAGCAAGTGGTAGATATGCAAGTTTCGGAGAGTTTACACTACAAAACTCTCCTCTGTACCGAGATGTGTGTCTCGGCTGATGATTCCGAAAGGATGAAACAGGTGTTCTTTGAAAACCTGCTTGCGAACCAAACAATCACAACAAACCGAAACGAAAGGAAAAGAAAGAATGAACTCACAAATGGCTAAAATATATTCTGCACTACGGTATATGCTCACGCCGCAAGAGGGTGGGAATGTGCTAACCAGTTCCGCTGAAGATCTTATTAAAGATCTCAAACCGGGACCGGAAATCATATCTTACCAAGGCAATCTACAGGCTGCCTCCACTGCTGTTCTGGAAACTGAATGTGTATCGCAGGAACTCATCGATCTGGTACTTGAAAAGTATTTTGATGCGATAGGTGGATACACTTCCGAATCACCCGTCATTTGCGGTACGAAATATTCCGAGGCGGATAGGCATCGTATGTTGGTGTATGGAATGTCTCGTCACGGAGTTGTAGAGCGGTTGTGGCTGTGCCGTCAGTTTGAATGGATCAAGAAATTCAGCAAATGGGTCTATGACGAAGATGAAAGACACGGGCGTCATACCGATGGGAGTGCAAATCTTGCGTACCTTTTTGCGAAATACGCAGACTGGGATCAAAGACCACAGGACTTCCATGTAACGAGGTTTGTCAAATCAAATCTCAACAAGAAGAACTGCCACTGCGAGTACCACTGGCCGGAAATTAAGAGGATCGAACATGGCGTGTTTAAATCCAAGACATGCTTCAAGCAGTGGGCAAATGAGAATGGTCTTAATATCACCCCTGTTAATCCTCACAACCCCGCGGCCTGTCTCTGGGACTTGCCAAAAAATCTGGTACCAAAACGGCAGTAGGTCTGCCAAAGGAAAAGGAGTTTATTGTAAAAACTCCCAACCCCGCACAGAAATGCGCGGGGTTTTGTTATGGTACAATTTTCGCATGCAGAAAGATTTTGACGGGTGGAATGGTGAGAAAAAACGGGCGCATGAAGAATCTCCACGTTTATATACCGTGCGTGAAATCTGGTGGTGTCGCTTTGGCGTGAACATCGGAACGGAACAAGATGGAAGCGGAAAACTCTTTTTACGCCCAGCAATTATTGTTCGTGGTTTTGGTTCGGAAACATGCGTGGTTGTGCCGCTTACCACATCAACCAAAAAACACACTCTCCGTATTCCAATAGGAAGGGTTCAAGGAAAAGAAGCGACTGCACTTTTGTCGCAAATCCGCGTTATTGATACGCGGCGTTTGATTGAAAAAATCGGGTTTCTTGAGAGAGGTGTTTTTACAAACATAAGAAAAGCCGTCAGAAAGCTGTTCTAACGGCTTTTCGCGATTTTCTCCCCCTTACGGGGGTAAGGCCGAAGCCACTTGTATCGCACATACTAGCAAAATCATTATTTCTTGTCAATAACACTTATGAACACCCATATTGCGCTCAAACAATTGGAAGAGTTAAAAAAGATCGGCGGCAAGCCGATGCGGCTTGCCGCCGAAGAATGGGATGCGGAATGGAAAACGCTCATTGCGATAATACTTTCCGCGCGCACGCGCGATGAGACGACGATTGAAGTGTGTAAAAAGCTGTTTGCAAGATACGAAACGGCTGACGCGCTCACTCGCGCTCGCGCAGAAGAGGTCTCCGACATCATTCGCACAGTTAATTTTTACAAAAACAAAACGAGAAACATTATTGCGTGCGCTCGCACGCTCTCGGACGAATATGCCGGCGCGCCGCCACACGATATGGCGCAGTTGGTGGCGCTCCCTGGTGTTGGGCGCAAGACGGCGAATGTGTTTCTTGCAGAATACGGCGCGCCGGCAATCGGTGTTGATACGCATGTGTCCTACATTTCGCAAAAGCTCGGCTGGACGCCGCACAAAGACCCAGCGAAAATTGAAAAGGATTTAGAACATCTCTTCCCGCAAAAACATTGGCGTGTTCTTAATCAAACACTTGTTCGCTTTGGCAAGTCGCACACGAGCCGCAAAGAAAAAGACGCTATTTTGGAAGAAATACGGAATATCTTATGACAAAAAGGTTTGTAAGAACAAAAGAAGATTTTATTTGCGAAAATTGTGGTGCGGAAGTAAATGGCAACGGCTACACAAATCATTGCTCCGAGTGCTTGTGGAGCAAGCATGTGGATGTTCACCCTGGCGACCGCGCGGAGCCGTGCGGCGGGCTTATGAAGCCCGTTTCGCTTGCAAAAAAACGAGAAAAGTTTTCAATTACGCACCAGTGTCTTCGGTGTGGCGCGGAGCGCCGCAATGTCGCTTCAGAAGGGGATAAAATAGAAGTGCTGTTGTCGGCTTTTTAATTTCCGCTTGTTTTGTAAATAACATCTGTCAGTTTTTTGCGGAGCAAGGGAGCAATCTGAATATTGAATTGTTCTGATAGGGAAGCGAGAGCGGCGTTTTTAAGTTCATACAAAGAAAAGCCCGCTTCTTCCGCAAATGCGCGCGCAATATAGTCGGTTGTCAGCGCGCGCACATCGCGCGTGTCCGTGTTGCCCTCTACAATCGCCGTGGTGATAAGCCCAACAAGCTCACCCGCGCCATCAACAACCGCGCCGCCGCTCGCGCCTTTTTGTGCGAGTAGGTTTCCTCCGAGCCCAATAATGTCAAGTGTGTCTTCGCCGAGCGTGTAGCGCGACTGTATGGTTGCAAACGACGACACACTGTACAACTCGCGCTGGACTGCAATGCCGCCGAGGAATCCTGCTGGGTAGCCCGCGGCGAGGAATGCGTCTCTGGTTTCAACTTCTAGTAATTTTTCTCGTAGTGGAATAAATGGAAATGAAGAGGGAAGTTGCGCGTTTGGGTTTGTGGTTTCTGTTACAAGTAGAAGCGCGTAGTCATTTTCTCCCCGTTCTTTTGGATTTTCTTCAAACAGGTTTTTTGCATTATCGGTAATCCAGCGCGGTGAAATATAAAATACTTCCGCGCGATAGCGGTTCACTGCTGGGTTGCCAACACGAATGGTGCAATCAAGTAAATCGGACTTCTCGTCTCCAGAGGTTAACAAAAGATATTGTGCCACATGCGCGTTAGTAAGAATAATCCCGCGCGGGTCTATAAAAACACCGCTACCGGACAGCGGTTGAAATACATCCCCGTTTTTTGAGACGCAAAGAACATTGGTGAGCGCGCCGCGCATTTTTTCGTTGATAGTATTCCAGTCAGGTTCAACTACGCTCGTCGTAGGAGGTATAGAGGGAAGTGGTATGGGTGTAGTAGCGACAGAAACAGGAATTTCTTTCTGTTTTGGTATTGGTGGCGCGGCAACTGGCGTTGTTGTTGGCGTTTCCACCATGTCTTCTGTGGCTGTACTGATGTTCTTGAGAACATCAGAATATACAGGAGTGGGCGAAGTGTTCAGCACATCTTGCTGTTGAAAGTTTTTAACCACGAGCGTCGTCGCGCCTCCAACTAGCGCGAGCAACAGAAACATCAGCAATTTTCCGAACAGAGTCATTGAGGTTTCATTCTAGCAGAAATTTTGGTACGATTCCGTTGTCGCGGGCGTTGTATAATGGCAATACGCGACCCTTCCAAGGTTGAGACGCGAGTTCGATTCTCGCCGCCCGCAAATTACAAATTCAGTTTTCCATCCGCCTGAGGCGGACGATTCTCCCATCCCGCAAATAAGGAAAAATCCCCCGCTGGGGGATTTTTCCGGTTCCGCAAAAACAACATTCCGAGCGTTATTTCACAGCTTCCTTGAGCGCTTTCGCCGCGCGGAATTTCGGGACTTTCATTGCGGCTACTTGCACAGTTGCGCCTGTGCGCGGATTGCGCGCTTGGCGCGCCTCGCGCTGTTTAACCGAGAAAATACCGAGACCCGCGATAGAAACCTCCTCGCTATTCTTGAGCGAACCCACAATCGCGTCAACCACTTTGTCCACGACCGCCTCCGCCTGCACTTTGGTAGTGCCGAGCACTTCGTGTACTGCATCTGCAATGCCTTGTTTATTCATAGGTGAACATACCAATATACGAATGATACGAATCTACAAATAGATACGAATGATTTCGTAATTCAGTAGGAAAATAAATAATAATAAAGTATTAAAACGACTCACCTATTATCCCCCATTGGCGTTAGAATGCAAGGGTTTTTTGGGAAATTAATATACGAATATACGAACAATACGAATCAACGAATGGCTACGAATAAGGATAAATAGGGCTTAACAGAGCCATATTTTGCGATTTTGCTTGACTTCTACAATCAGGTATGCTATACTAGATAGTAGCAAAATAAGGTTCTTTGATAGGGCTTCTTCACAGCGTTGAGGGCGGGGAGTTATTATTTTTTACTAAAACAACCCTACCCTCGCCGCTGTGAGGAAGTAAACCCGCCTCCTCGGCGGGTCGCCGAAGAGGCGACAACAAAAACAAAAAGAAAGGCAAAAAAATGAACGCCGCGCACAAGAAGTCCAAATTGGTCAAACGGATTGCCCGACTCGCCAAAAAGTACGGGCAAGGCCACAAATTTGTGGCCGAGGCGCAACAACGCCTCACGGTGCTGGAAGCCATCGCACAATAGCGGTGTGACTTTTCCAGCACCAAACGCACGGATTAAAAGTCCGTGCGTTTTTATTATCTTGCATACTCCACCACCCGATTCTCCCGAATTACCGTTACTTTAATTTCGCCAGGATATTTTAGTTCGTCTTCAATCTTTTTTGCTGTGTTTTTGGCGATATTTTTCGCTTCCAAGTCGGACACCTCGGCTGATTTTACGAAAATGCGAATTTCGCGACCCGCTTGGAGCGCGTACGCCTTCTCAATACCGGGGGAGGAAGTCGCAATCCGTTCAAGGTCTTCTAATCGCTTCAAGTAATTTTCTACCGTGTCGCGCCGCGCGCCGGGCCGCGAGCCCGAAATGGCGTCCGCGACCTGCACAATCACCGACTCCGGCGTTTCAAACGGATACTCGCCGTGGTGTGCTTGCATCGCCTTCACCACTGCCTCGTCTACGCCGAACTTTTGCAAAATGCGCCGCCCGATTTCCACATGCGTGCCCTGCACCTCGTGGTCCATCGCCTTGCCGATGTCGTGAAGTAGCGCTCCCGCCTTCGCCACGGCGATATTCACACCAAGTTCCGCAGCAATCATACCCGCGATATGCGCCATCTCAATGGAGTGGTGTAGCACATTCTGGCCGTAGCTTGTGCGGAAGTGCAGACGCCCCAAAATTGCAATAACCTGCGGTGGGAGATTGATAACCCCACACTCAAACGCCGCCTGCGTGCCCTTGTCTTTGATTATTTTGTTTATTTCTTGCTCCGCCTTTTCCACCATCTGTTCAATTTTTGCGGGCTGAATCCTGCCGTCAAGTATCAGATTCTCCAGCGCGACGCGCGCGATTTGCCTGCGAATCGGATTAAAAGACGAAATGGTAATTGCGCCAGGCGTATCGTCAACAATAACCTCCACGCCAGTCGCGCGCTCAAACGCCTTGATATTCCTGCCCTCCTTGCCGATAATTTTGCCTTTCGCGTCGTCGGAGGGGATGGATACGGAAGTAGTGAGCGAGTCCGCAGCGATATTGGTGCCTAATCGCTGTATGGCGGAAGTAATAATTTCCTGCGCTCGTCGCTCCAGCTTTTCCTCGCCGCCCTGCTCAAGCTTTTGCATCCTCATCAGAATATCCTCCTCGTTCTTTTTTTCCACTGCCGCGATGAGTTCTTTCTTCGCGTCTTCTTCCGAGAGGCGCGCCGCGCGTTCAAGTGCCGCGCGCTTTTCCATTTCCAGCGCGTCCGCGCGCTCCTTAATTTTCTTAATTTCAATAATCCGCGACTTCAGTTCTTCCGTTTCTTTGTCCAAATCCGACTGCCGTTTGTCCAATGTGTCCTCCCGCTTCACGAGCCGCTCCTCGCTTTTCTTGACCGAATCTTCTTTGACCCTCGCTTCATTGCGCGCTTCTTTGAGAATGCGCGCCGCTTCCTCTTCCGCCCTGAGCGTCAGTTTTTTTGATTCCTCCTGCCCTTTCAATTCAATTTCCTTCAACTTCAGCTCCATAGAGCCCTTCTTGCCGAGGGAAATTAGAAAACGCAGGTACGCGCCTAGCCCGACCCCGAGAAGCCCCGAAGCCGCGGCGAGCGCAAGCACTAGTTTTAGAGACATTGTTGGTGTCCGGTAGAGTTCGCGGGAAAAAGAGCCGCCATTAGCAATGGGCGATTTAATTCACCAAGTATTGTTTTTCTGAATCCGACAACATTTTAGTAAGAATCTAAGCGCGCATAAGGGGACATTCCATAACCCGTTTCACCCCAAGACATAATTCAATTTAATAAGTTGATACGCCAATTTTTTAATTGACCCTATCACTCTACTACAACTCACCCTTTTTTGCAAAAGTTATAGAATCTTATCAATCACCCCGTACTTTTTTGCTTCCTCGGTAGACATATAGTAGTCGCGCTCAACATCTTTTTCTATTTGTGCGACCGGTTGGCCTGTGTTTTCAGCAAGAATCTTGTTGAGTTTTTCACGAATTTTGATAATTTGTTTTGCGGTAATTTCAATGTCCGTTGCTTGTCCCTGCGCGCCTCCGAGCGGCTGGTGAATCATAATTTCCGCGTTCGGGAGCGCGAAGCGCTTACCTTTTGCGCCAGAGGAAAGGATAATCGCCGCGCCGCTCGCCGCAAGCCCAACACACACAGTGGAAACATCGTTTTTTACATGATTCATCGTGTCCACAATCGCGAGCGTTGCGGTAACAGAGCCGCCCGGCGAGTTCACATAGAGTGAAATGTCTTTTTTCGGGTCTTCGGATTGCAAGAAGAGGAGCTGGGCAATCACAATGTTTGCCGTGTAATCCTCAATCGGCCCGCCGAGGAATATAATGTTTTCTTTCAGAAGACGCGAATAAATATCGTACGCGCGCTCGCCGTTTGTCGTCTTTTCTATGACGGTTGGAATTAAGATGGACATATGTTTCTTGATTTACGAATAAGATAGGGGAGAGTATAGCAGAAATCTTTTTTTGTATCTACTTACTTGTCCATACTCGCCACATCTTTTTGTTTATTTTTGACTGGCGAATCATTATTTCCAATGTTCTAGGAGGGAAACTCTTTTGTCCGTGGAAATTTATATTTACAACCGCGCCTGTTAGTTCATTTACCCAATATTCATGCGAACCCTCGGTTTGCTTGTAAAAAACAAACCCGCGTTCAGACAAAAATCTTGTTACATCGCGATAGGTCCAATTAAAAACTCCTCGCGGCATAGGGAGTAATAAGGAAATGATAAGGTGAACGAACTCGCTTCCTCCCACTCGTTGCAATAACGGCTTGGCGATATTTATCCCAGTATTCCTTTGGAGCATGTCGATTCAGCAAATCATCATTCATATTAAGTTTTCGCACTACTTTCAAATACCCTTCCGCCGCTTCAACGATACTTTCCATCAATGTGGCTGGGTCATTTCCCTCCTCGATAATATCTAGCGTCAAACAAACCCCTACATAGGTTTTGCCGTCTTTGTACACCAAAAACTCCATCGTTCCTTTTTCTTTTGTGTTTTTTGAACGCATCGTCATACGAGTAGAGTATAGCAAGTTGTTTGTTTATCAGCAATGCTAAACCCGCCAGTGGTTGGCGGGTTTGATTTCAATCTTTTGTTGTATGCTTATTCCTGATTTAGCGCGTTCAGGTCTTCGTCCAAGTTGAGAGCGTCACCAGCGTTCAAGTCCGCTTCTATGTCGGAGAGTTCATCCGATGCGCCCGCCGCGGCGTTCACTGCCGCCGACTCGTCAAAGTTGAGTTCGCCTTCCTCCTGCTGTAGTTTGCCGCCCCAGAAGTACAAAGCGCCGAGTACGAGAATCAAGATTACGATGATTGAGCCGATGAGCGCGCCAACGCCGCCCTTTTTCGGTTCTCCCATCGGCATTCCGTTTTGTGGTTCCATTTTCTTAAAAAATTAATTAATAATTAAAATTATTTTGGCTTTACTGCGTTCCGTCCTGGCTTCAGGGAATTGACTGCGTCAACAAGCGCGGCGTGCGCGGACTTTATTTTAGCTTCCGCGTTGCGCGCGGCTGTGGTTACTTGGGCGATTGACTCTTTGGTTGCGGTTTCCGCCGCTGTTTGCGCTTTCGCCTTCACTTCTTCAATCGCCGTTTTTGCATCAGCAATTTTCACTTTTGCCGTTGCGACAAGCGATGTAGATAAATCGGTGTTGGTGCCTTGTGTTGCGAGTTTTGCAATACGCGACTCAGTGCGCACGAGAAGTGCATCAATTGTTTTTGCTCGCGCTTCCAATTTACGAACAACATTCTGAAGTTGTGTCTTTTTGAGCGCGCTTATTTTTTCTTTTACTGCTTTCCGTTCCGTTTTAACTTCGTCTTTCTTTCCCGCAACACGCTCTTTGAGAGTTTGCACCTTTGCGCGGATTCCCGTTGTAGGTTTTGCTGTGGTCGGTGCGGCTTGCGTTTCTACCGGTGCGGCGGTTGTTTGAGCCGAATCTGTTGTTGCCTGTGCCGCATCTTGCGCGAACGCGAGACCCGCAACGAAGAGAAGCCCCGCGACTGCCGCCGCCTGAAACGGCAAGATTGTTTTTACATTTTGCATATTTTAATAATTTATTAACGACTAATTTTTAACAAATGTATTATACACACACACGCCTTTCCTGCGCAACCCTTGCGCCAAGCCGCTTTCTGTTTCATGGCGATAAGAAACGAGACCTACCACGCGTCTTTGTTAACGCACGGACATCTACCATCAACATCTTGTCTTTTGTTGCATATAACGCATTTTGTTTTTGCCCATTCAATCGGCATATAGAGAGTAATTATTTCCGATTTCTTAAAACATGCTACACTCTTTTTGCGGACTGTTTTTAATGTTTCACCCATTGTTTGTTTGTGGTGTGCGATGTGCATGTTGTTAGTATATCAAAGAACACCGCACAAAACATAAATGACCACCCACAGATTGATTTTTGAGTACATAAAACGGCTCAGCGCGCGCTGAGCCGTTTTTGTTTATTGTCTAATTCGCGCGAATTAGCACATATACATTGGTATAATAAAAGCCCGCGCTGGAGGGCTTTATGCGTGTTCGGACACGGGAGCTGTGCGAGCGATTTTTAAATCAAAAATGGTATCAAAAGCAGCGCGACAATATTTAGTATTTTAATCATTGGGTTAATGGCGGGACCTGCCGTATCTTTGTACGGGTCGCCGACGGTGTCGCCCGTAACCGCGGCTTTGTGCGCGTCGCTACCCTTGCCGCCATAATTTCCTTTTTCAATATATTTCTTTGCATTGTCCCACGCGCCGCCACCCGAGGTCATTGATATTGCGACGAAGAGTCCGGTGATGATTGAGCCGACAAGAAGTCCACCGAGTGCGGCTGGTCCCAGAGTGAAACCAACAATAATCGGCGCGGCGACGGGGATGAGCGCGGGGAGAATCATTTGTTTAATTGCGGCGGCGGTTACTATATCCACACATTTTGCATATTCTGGTTTGCCTGTGCCTTGCATAATTCCAGCAATCTCGCGGAACTGTCGCCGCACCTCTTCCACCACCTTGCCAGCGGTCTTGCCGACCGCCTCCATCGCAAGCGCGGCGAAGTAGTATGGTAGAAGCCCGCCTATGAATAGACCAACAAGTACATTTGGGTCGCCGAGCGCGAACACAACTTCTGCGCCGAGTGAGCGCAAATCCTCCGCGTACGAAGCAAACAATACAAGCGCGGCGAGCCCCGCCGAGCCGATGGCGTAGCCCTTGGTAACGGCTTTCGTAGTATTACCGACAGCGTCAAGCGCGTCTGTAACTTCACGCACGCTTTCTGGAAGGTTCGCCATTTCCGCGATGCCTCCAGCATTGTCGGTAATCGGCCCGTACGCATCTATTGCAATAATAATTCCGGCGAGCGATAACATCGCCATTGCCGCAACGGCGATGCCGTAAAGCCCCGCAAAGTAGTACGCGCCGAGAAGCCCTGCGACAATCACAAGGAGCGGGAGCGCGGTCGCCTTCATAGAAATCGCAAGCCCTTGGATGATGTTGGTGCCGTGTCCAGAAAGAGATGCGCGCGCGATGGACTGCACCGGCTTATGTGCTGTACCTGTGTAATATTCGGTAATCACGACTAGTGCGACAGTAACGATGAGTCCGATTAGCGCGGAGAAGAAAAGATTAAGCGATGAATAGACGCTGTTCGCGCCCATAATGTAAGAAGTGATTGGGTAGAATACGATGGCGGACAAAATGCCGCTGACCGCAAGTCCTTTATACAACGCGCCCATAATGTTTTTGCTTTGCGCGCCAATTCTCATAAACCAAGAACCAATGACGGACGCGATAAGCGCGGCTCCGCCGATGGCGAGCGGGTAGAGAATTGCCGCAGAGCTTCCGGGAAAGATTAGCGAGCCGAGGAGAATTGCGGCAACTGAAGTAACCGCATATGTCTCAAACAAGTCCGCGGCCATTCCGGCACAGTCGCCCACATTGTCGCCCACATTGTCGGCAATCACCGCAGGGTTGCGCGGGTCGTCTTCTGGAATACCCGCTTCCACTTTGCCGACAAGGTCGGCACCGACATCTGCGGCTTTCGTAAATATGCCGCCGCCAAGCCGCGCGAAAACGGAAATGAGCGATGCGCCGAAGCCGAGCCCGATAAGTGCTTTAATGTCGCCAGTTGCCGCGTAAAAACCGGCGACACCAAGTAGCGCGAGCGCGGCGACGAGAATACCCGTTACCGAGCCGCCTTTCGCGGCGAGCGCGAGCGCGGGCGCGAGGCCGCCGCGCGCCGCTTCCGCAGTGCGCGCGTTCGCGCGTACCGATACGAACATACCGACATAGCCGGCGAGCGCTGAGAGGAACGCGCCTACTAGAAATCCTAGCGCGGTTGTCCAGTTAATCGCAAAACCGATAATTACAAAAAGAATTGTGGCGATACCGGCAATCGTTTTGTATTGGCGGTTGAGGTACGCATTCGCGCCTTCCTTAACCGCGTTGGAAATTTCCTGCATCCGCGCGTTTCCGGGGCTTGCCTTAAGAATGCGCGTGGTCAAAAACACTGCGTAGATAATGGCGGCAACTGACGAACTGATGGCGAATAAAATGATTGGGTTCATCCCGTTAGAAGCAGGTCGCGGTCGCGGTACCGTTTGCTGCATAATGTTATAACGACCTTACTTTGTTAAATAATTAAACATCTCTACCATTAGTAAGCGACCGCGGCTTCTAACGGGATAAATAATATCGGGATTGTAGCAGAAAAGACAGGACGCGCAATGCGTCCCGTTTTTTGTTTTTTTATTCTGTTTTTGTTTCTGTGGGGACAGGTTCAGCTTTTTCTGTTTCTGCCGTGGCGGGTGGCGGCTCTGCGGGTTTGTTTAATGATGCAATATCAATTTTCGCGTTCGTGAGGCGGGCGGCGAGGCGCACATTCTGCCCGCCGCGGCCGATGGCGAGCGACTGCTGGTCGTCGGCGACAATTGCTTTCACATGCCGCGCGGCTTCGTCCAGCACTTCCACAGAAAGAACTTTTGCTGGAGAAAGCGCTTCGGTTACAAACTTTTTCAGATTTTCGAACCACTGAATGATGTCTATTTTCTCGCCACCGAGTTCCGACATCACAGTTGAGACGCGCACGCCTCGGCCGCCGACGAGCGACCCAACCGGGTCTATATGCGGGTCGTTGCTCGCGACGGCAATTTTAGCGCGCGAGCCGGGCTCGCGCGCGATGGCTTTAATTTCCACCGCGCCTGACGCGACTTCGGGTGTTTCCTGTTTAAACAGTGCTTCAATGAACTTCGGCGCGGCGCGCGAGAGCCGCAGGTGCACGCCGCGCGGCGTGTCTTCTACGCGCATAAGGTACGCGCGCACGCGCTCGCCCTGTCGGTACCGCTCGCCCGGAATCTGCTCCTCGTATGGGAGAATACCGGTTGCGCGGCCAATATCTATGAAAATCGCGCCGCGCTCAATTCGTTGGACAGTACCCGATACAATCTCGCCCGCGCGCGTGCCGTATTCGCTGAGCACCGACACCTTCTCCGCTTCGCGGATTTTCTGAATCACGACTTGTTTGGCGGTTTGCGCGGCAATCCTACCGAAGTCGCTCTTGGTTTCCAGTGGGAAAATTATTTCATCTTCCAACTGCGCGCCTTTCTTAATTTTGCGGGCGTCTTCTATGAAAATATGGTGTTCGGAGTTGTAAAAAATTCGATCGTCGTCTGCAGCGCGTTCAATTTCCTCGCCATCTTCGTTTTCAGAGCGCACAATCACCTTCGTATCATCCACAACTTCCTTAACTTGGAAGAATTCCACTGCGCCGCTTACTGCGCTAAACTTCGCGCGCACAATTTGGCCTTTCTTGCCGTACTCTTTGCGGTACGCCGTCGCGAGCGCGGATTCAATCGCTTCAATTACTTTCTCGCGCGGTACTCCGCGCGTTTCTTCAAGTTCTGTAAGTACCGCGTTGATAGTTTTTAAATCAAAAAGCATAAAGTATATATACTAATCTACTAATGATACGAATTATACGAATGTCTACGAATAATATACTAATCTGCGAATGGTACGAATATACGAATGACTACGAATAAAAAATGAATCTTATTGGTAGTCATTTGGAGATTTGGTATGTATTCGTAATATTGGTATAAAAATAGCCCGCCTTCGTGGGGCGAACTTCCACCTTAATATACACTATATATAGTATACGCGCAAGCAACAGTTATCAACATTAAGGGTGTATACCCTGCTAACCCAAGTGCGCGTGATCATTCCATACCCAGAGCCACCATGGCGAAGTATTGTTTTTCTCGTCAAACCCCAGAACGGTCACGCCGGTATTTTCTGTATGAAATTTCTGAATAAATTGCTCGCATTCTTGCGCGGTCAGTTTTTCACCAAAAACAGCGTATGCGACAATTATCCTCAAAAAGAAACCGTGAGTAATAACAAGCATGTTTCTCTCTGATTTTTGTTGTAAATATCTTAACGCTTGACTAGCGCGCGTCTTTAAATCATCAAAATTTTCTTCATCGGAGAATCGGAATCCCGAAACTGTGAAATTCTCCCGAATTGTTTTTTCCGCATCCAGTGCTTTCGGGTCATTTTTCAAGACCCCAATCTGCTCCTTTGGCCTACGACGCTCTATAAAAAGATCCGAATATTCAGCCGATTTTTTCAATCGCGCCAAAATTATTTTCGCTGTTTCTACTGCGCGCTTCATAGTACTTGAAATAATAGAATCAATGGAAAGTTTCTCGCAGCGCTCCGCAATAATTTCAGATTGCATCAGTCCTTTTGGCGTCAATGAAGAGTTTTGTCCTTGACGAACAGGACCTGTATTACCCTCACTTTCCCCATGTCTAACGAAATAAATCTTTTTCATATTTACATCATATCAAAAACCATCTTTATTCAAAATCTATAAATGTTGACAGATAATCTATGTTGGTGTTGTATGGATATGGAAATATCAAACCTCTCCCTACCCCCCAATACGAAGGGTAAGGAAAATGAATTGATGCACAGTTTTTTGACAATAACTGCACGAGAAGACCAAGAAGAGCGTTAAAAACAGTGCTTTTCTTAATCCTCTCGTGTGAGAGGATTCCTTTAAAAATGAAGTGGCGCTTAACAAGTAGCCCTTCGTATTTAAAGGTGGGGAGAACAAAAAAACAAATCGAGAGGAAAAAAATGAAAGATCCAATACTTCTGCAATTAACAAGTGAACAATACTCAATTCTTCACGAAGGATTAAAGTCGGTTGTCCATTACCGCAAATCAGGTTTAAGCGTCAATCATATCATTGGGTGTCCACTGGATTGCGCGTACTGCATTCGTCATCAAAATAATAATTTTGATATGAAACAGCCGCATCAATTGATGTCTGATGAAGAGGTGGTGAATATGTTGGTACAGCACCGCTATTTCATACCGCACAAGACACCGCTCCAAATCTTCAACAAAGCCACCGACCCATTTTTAGGCGCAGTCCGTCCGCATACTCATTGCATGTTGTCTTTACTAGACAATAGAGGTTTGATGAACCACATCCTTGTCATTACACGGTATGTGGTTACCGAGGAAGACATGCGAAAACTTAATCAACTTCAACACTTGCGCGTTACTCTCCTTATTACCTTTAACGGTCTAAAAGACAGTCGGATTGAGCCGTTGTCAAAAAAGATAACGCTTAAATCAATTGAAGTTGCTTGTCGCCAAAAAGGTCGCACTAAAGTTATACTATAATTGGCGTCCGATTGTTCCTGGTTGGAATGATGACGAAGAAACTGTGTGTGGCGTTCTTGAAGCGGCGCGTGGTTGTGATGCGGTCGCATTCACCGGATTATTTCACCGCAAAGAACAGCACGAATTCTTTGCAAATATCGGTATCGCGCCACCTTACAGTGAGATACACCGCAGAAAGATACTGCCGCAGGACTTGGAAAACAACATCTTGAGAATGTATAAAGAGTGCGGACTTACCGTGCCGCTCTTTAGAAAGACATCATGCGCCGTTGCTTTCGCGCACCACGAATCTGATTACAACGGTCATTACGGAGTTCCCGATATTTGTGACATCTGTCCGACTGATCAAGTTGCGCGTTGCGCGCAGTCGCACAAAAAACCTTCGGAAGAAGAATTCGCCGAGCTCCTTCAACGCTACGGCTATGATACTGTGTTTAAGGTTGGCGATGGGCATGTAGAGACAGTTGGTTTGAGTGAAGAACAAAGGTATCACCTGCAACACACGCTTGGATTTCAGATTTGGGATGTAAAATACCCGCATTTGAAGAACCAACACGGTCGAGCACCCGTCGGCTATACAAAACCATAAAAGTATGAGAATACTAACAAGTGAATACACAAAAAAATGGACCGAGTTCGAATATGCCGTTTTGGACCTTGAAGGAACCGGCGCACAGCACAGAGAAAATGAGGGTATTGTAGACATTGCCGGAGTTTTGGTTAAAGGCGGAGCAGTAACACATGAAAGTTTTAACCATTTGCTTAATCCGGAAATTTCTATACCATCTTTCATTTCTAGGATTCACGGAATCACCGACAAAGATGTGCAGAATAAACCGAAACTAGCCGAAGTAAAAAGTGGTATTCTCACATTCTGTGAAGGTCGGATACTTGTTTCCCATAACGCTCCAGTTGAGCGCAGGGTGTTGCGGTTTCGGTTGCCTGAATACGAACCGCCGATCATCTTTGACACACTGAAAATGTCTCGCACGGCGTATCAGGAAGAAAAGAAACACAGTTTAGATGAAATGATCAAACGGCTAAATCTTGAGTCAGTTCTTTCTAGCGCCACGGATTCCAAAAGGCATTCTGCGTTCTATGATGCGTTGGCTACTGCGCACGCATTTGTAGTGTTGGCGAATCGTTTGGTTGGAAAAGAAGGGGTGTTGCAAGACCTCTTAAAATACAACATACGCGATTGAATCTTCAACAATACTTACACACAACACCCGAACGGTTCGTTCCACTCGGGTGTTTTTTGTTGTTTGTTGTGCGGTAGTTATCAACAGAGAGCGCGAACGGCACAGGCGCACATTCCGTATATAATATAGAATGCAGTATGGAGTCCCGTTAGAAGCCGCTTCGCTACGGAAACGCTTTATCCAATCATATTATGTATAAAGCATTATCAACTAATTTATACAGCATAAACGCTTATATAAAAATGCGAAGCGTTTCCTGCTTCTAACGGGATGGAGCGCGGAACAACAAAAACAGCGACTGCGGGTGCGGCGGTTTTAGTCGCCGTTGCGCTTGGTGCGTGGCTCGTTTTTGCTTCGCGGGAGAGCGCCGGCTCGCCAGCGCAAAACGGTAACCGCGCGGAGATTTTGCGGCTCACGGAGCGAGGGCGGCTTTCCGACGGCGAAAAGAAGCGCGTTTTTGAGCTCTTGTCGGGAGAGCAATTTCGCGAGTACGAGTTTAGCGCGCGCGAGCGCGCGCTGATTCTGAAGGCAATAGGCGGGTAATGGAATATGGATCCCGTTAGAAGCCGCGGTCGCTTCTAGTGGTAAGAAAATTATCAAAAATATAATAGGTCGTTAAAATAAATTGTTGCAGTGTAGCGGTTCCGCGACCGCGACCTGCTTCTAACGGGATGGAGCCAAATCAAAATCAGACAACGGTACAAGGAGGCGGTGCGAAGAAAACCATAAGCGCGATTATCGTGCTTGCGATTATTGCAGTTGGAGGGTGGTATTTGTATAACAGCGGAGCGTTTAAGCGCGGTGTTGAAAATGCGCCGGAAATAACCCGCGAACAGTTAGTGGGGGAAGCGCCGCTATCCGCGTCGCTTGAAAGTGCAATAGAGAAGCATAAAGGCGAGATTCTTGAGCGCATTGGGACGGGCGTGCCGCTTTCGGAAGATGAACGCGAAGCGTTGGGAAAGACAATGTTGATGGAAGCGCATCTCTACAACTTCACGGATGCGGAGACCAACGCTATTTTTGAGGCGTTGAAGGTGCAGTAATGTATGAAGCCGACCACAAGCAGAAAAACAATCATTATTGAAATCGTTGCACTTGTTGTGCTCGCTTTGTTTTTATTTGTGTCGGTACAGCGCGGCTCGCCGCCAAATGGCGAAGCGGATATAGCAGCTCCGCAGTTTACTGCTCCTATGTATGCAGACAATGAATCGCCAAACGCGCTCATTCGCCCACTATACCTTGATGTTTTAGTTGGGGGACTTGCCGGTTTGACAGCAGAGAAAAAACAAAACATCGCTGATTTCAAGCAAAAAATACTTACGCGCATCGCTTCTCGCGAGCCGCTGAGCGAATCGGAAAAGAGCGTGCTTCAGATAAGTATTTCAACTGCGGAAAAACCGCCTATGGGGGCGATTGTCGTTGCCGACCAGACCGTATTTAATTTTACTTCCGAAGAATTAGCGCGGATTGAATCAGCGATTAAAAAATGAAAAATTATTTTATTGCAAAAAACTTTTCGGTCTTCATCGGCGTCATAGCCGCTGCGCTGTTTTTTGCAGTTGCGCCTCGTGCATTCGCGCTCTCATATTCTCCTTCAACAATATACCCTGGCACGCCCTATACTCTTTATGAGTCGGTATCAAACAGTAACGGCTCTACGATTTCGGTAACAAAAGATTGTTTCTACTGGAAAAACGGCGTGTATGGCGGCTCATGGAGCCATGAAGTGCTCAGCGTTCCTTCATCGGGCGCGACCGCAACCTGCTCAAGTACGGGCGACACTGCGGGGAGCGCGATGTCCTTTCAGATGAACATTTGGCGGCCCAATTACAACGGCAGTGTTTCGTGGGGTACCACTGGGTTTACCGTTCAATCCCCTCCTGTTGCATCTGTCTCTATAAGCGGCCCATCTCCGGTTTCGTATGGCGGAGGAAGTTATCTTACCGTTACCCCCACAAACGCTTACGGCTGTTCTGTGTCTGGTCCAGGATATTGGGCATACAATAATGTTTGGTGGACTGGAAGTTTGTATTCTGATACATCCTTCACCGCTTCATGTACGGCAAGTTATGGCGCGACAGGAAGCCCCACCGCGAGTTTTACCGTGCGCGTTACTCCGCCGCCGCCTTCTACCTACAATCTTTCAACATCTATAGCGAGCGGTTCTGGTAGTATTTCTTGTAACGGCAGTTCGTGCGCGTCTTCTTACTCCGCCAACACCTCACTTACACTCACCGCGTCTCCTTCATCTGGTTACACATTCGGCGGCTGGGGCGGCGCGTGTTCTGGAACTGGCTCTTGCTCGCTCACCATGAACACGAATAAAACCGTGAGCGCGAGTTTTGTGCAGCAGCCGTTTAACTATTCGTTAAGCGCGTCTGCAAACATTTCAGTAACCGCAGGCAGTAGCGGTTCAAACATTATCACACGCACGCTCACCTCCGGCATTACGCAATCGGTTGCTCTTTCAGCCTCCATATCACCAAGTACAGGTAGCATTACTCTCTTTTTCGCGAATAACCCCGCGAACCCGAGCTACGGTAGCGCGCTAACAGTAAGCACTGCGCGCGGGACGCCGCCAGGATCCTATACCATTACTGTGACGGGCTCGCCGCTCGGCAAGACAACTTCTTTTAGTTTGGCGGTGTCGCCTCCAGCAATGCCGAATCTTACCGCGAGCCAGTATTGGATAGCCGGCACCAAAATGAACGGCCAGCAGAACTTTGAGGCAGGCACGACACTTACAGATGTGGTGCGCGTGACCAACACTGGCGGCGCGGATGCAAATAGTTTGTTTGTGTATTTACAGCGCGGTACGAATACGGCGAATATGGCGGATATTTCGGGTGCAACAGCGACTTACGAAACACTGTTGCATACCACTCCGCAAAACGCCATAAATATACCAGTTAGCGCGGAATTTCCCACCGGCACATGGCTGGTGCGTGCGTGCGTGAGGCACAACGATACGCCATTTGATGCGAACGGTAATTTCATTGACACTTGTTCAGGGACGACGCCCGTTACTTTCGCTCCGCCTCCTCCTCCGCCGAAGAGCGCCTGCGTGGCGTATGTAAATAACACCATCACCGGTACTTCTGATTGGGTAAATAACGCGTCAATCAGCGTAGCGGGTTGCCCAAGCGCGGAATATCAAGATATGTGGGTTACAGGGCATTCTGGGAGCAACGAATGGACAGCTGATTTAATCAGGGGGGTTTTTGATGTTGATTTGTTGGCGTGGAGGGACTGGAACTCATCGTTAGATTCCGGCGCCGCAGACGCAATGCGCACTGCTGAAACGGGTTGTTTCCAAGATGTTTGTTATCCCGGGTTTACTATTGGAGAGCCAGGTGTGAGCGTGTACGGCGGTTTTTTTGGCACGAGAACATATCATGTTGGTGATATTGGAGATACCGTATACGAAAAAAGCATCTTGAAGCGCGGCGGGAAATATGGTTACAAGACCATAAACGGTTTTAACGGAAACTATGTATGCTACACGGAGAATATAAGTACATACAATCCGGCGACGCAAACCATCACGACGCGCGACAATCCGATTAAAGTTCCTTTTTCCGCAACGGCAAATCTGATGGCGTGCATTGAGCAGGGAGGCACGGGCAATTATTACAAAAACAGTTCGTGTGTGCAGATTGACCGTTCGGTTGGTTTGTTTGCGCGGGCAAATTGTCCAAACGGAAGCGTGGATATTCCATTTTCGCCGACGCTTTCAATTCCGAGTCAGCCAACCGCACCATCTTTTGAACATAAACTGAATGTTCAGAGCAAACTAAACGAGAAAGGCGGTGCAGATGGCGACGGCGTCAGTATAAAAGAAATCAGCGTTGTTTCTTCAACCAATTTTTCCCCGAACTACTTTGCTGGAACAACTGACTACACAAAAACCGCAGAACGCAACCTAACCGTCGTGCTTGAAGCGCCTGAAACGCATCCAGACGGAGGCGTATTTAAGTCGGTAAATGGCTGGACGGGGAGTTGTGAGGAGGTCTCCGGCAATCCTCGCCAGTGTCGCGTCTCATTCGCCTTCACCGCGCTCGGCGGAAATAGCAAAACCGTGATTGCAAACTATTCAACCGCGCTTACCGCGCCAACTGTTTTGACAAACACGCCAAGTTGTGACGCGAACGGCGGGAAGGTGAGCGTGTACTTGCAATCCGCCGTGTCGGGCGCAACGGGGTATCGGATTTATCGGAGCGCTTCGTCATTTACGGCGATGCGGAAAAATTGGCTCTCTGTTGCATACGCTCAAACAGTTACTGAACTTGATTCCGACAAGAATTCCGCAAACGGAATCACGCCTTTTTCTGCTCCTCCTACGCAAGCAAATCCATACATTGACGACAAAGGACTCACTCCAAACACAAAGTATTATTACCGAGCAGTGGCGTTCAATTCTTCGGTCAGCAGCCCCGCTTCCGCAGAAGTGTCGCGCAATGCCTCGCTCCCATGCCCCGACTTGGTGGTTGAACAGGGGAGTGTGGAAATTATAAACAGCAGTACTGGCGCAGTAATTACCGACACGACAAAAGTCCCTTCCAATACCTCCATAAAATTCCGCGCCAAAATCCGGAATCAAGGCGGAGCGACACCAACACTGCCATCACCAGGTTTTTATAATCAGTTTACGATTGGCACAACAGCATTAACCCCAAATCCTTCACTCTTAACTCTCGGACAAGGCGCGCTCTCGTCTTTTGTGAACTCTGGCGTATGGCTAACGCCAACGCCGACAATATCTAGTAATCATTCGCTTCAAGTATGCGCTGACATACCTCCGGCAAAACCCGGTACCGTTCGAGATGAATCCAACGAAGACAACAACTGCCTCGCATCCCCATTTTCTTTCTCTGTTGTTACCCCGATTACCGTTCAACTTGAGTGTGAACAGGCGGGCGGCACCTTCAAGAATGACTACTGTGTGATTGATTATGCGCAAGCGTCAAGTTTGAAATGGACGACTAGTGGCAATCCTACTTCGTGCAATTGGCTCACTCCGCCGAGCGATACAAGCGGTCCAGCAACCAGCAACTCGCTCTCGCTCAACAACCTACTCAACAAACTCAATTTCAAGTATCAGTTGGAATGTACACAATGACGACAAAAACAAGAAAATGTGCGATAATGCAGGCATGAAATACCCACAAATAAATATCGCATACAACAGATTTCTCGACCCTATTTTTACAGAATGGATACAGTCAAAACCGAAATGGAAAGATTGGCGGTCTCCAACAAAGGAAGAGGTGTTAAATAGAATTGAGGTGTATAAAAAGGAATGGCGAAAATATGAAAAGCCGATTTTGAAAGGCGTATGTGATGTTTTGGAATTATTGTTTTTACAAAACATTGTTGATGTTCACATTGTAAGCGGTAACCCGCGCGCGTTCAGCAACCCAATAGTAATGAAAAGTAGTTATGCGCCAGAAGAATTTGTGGATGTACTCGCTCACGAACTAATTCATCGTCTACTTTCAAATCATGCTGAAACAATTAATATGAAGGTTCTTGTTAAAATGTTTCCCAAAGAAGATTCTCTCACAAGAGGGCATGTTCTCATACATGCAATCTTAAAATATCTTTACCTTGATATTCTTAAACAACCGGAGCGTCTAGAAAAAGATTTAAAACGCTCCTACAGTGCCTCTATAAAAGGCGTGCCGGCATATCATAGGGCGTGGGAAATTGTAAATGCTGGAGATTATATGAAGTTTATTCGCGATTTTATGAAGAAACAAAAACCGCTTCTCCGAAAAAAAGCGGTCGAGTAGCCGATAACGGCTAACTCTATTTTAGGCTACGGCCACGATTCCGAACCGTAATCGTCATGGTCAGGACCTTCGTCGTCCTCGCCTCTGACATAAATGAGTTTTTCCATAAGAGTTTTTCTAGAAAATCTCAAGGTTGTAACGAACTATTCCGGCACTCACCGGACGCTCTCCCTCAATGAGGTAAAAAAAGATGTACTTGATCTCGTTAGGATTTTATTCGTCAGCTGAGTCGTCAAAGTCGTCAGAGCCGTCAACACTTCCTTCGGGCATCGCACTCACCTCCTTATCTTTTGCATTCTCCCAATAGCATATACTCATACGGGGTGTTGTCAAGAAAAACCCCCGACGCCTGTGCGCGGGGGTTAAGTTATCTCGTCCATTTTATCCCTTAACGATTTGGTTTTTACTGTTTTTGTGATTCTGCTAGTCGCACTCGGTAGAAACTCGCTGGAGCTTCCGTCGTGTGCGTGAACTTTGTTGAGCCCGTCTGTAAATTGAGCGGTTGGAGGTACTTCGGAATGGAGTACCAATTTCCGTTCAGTGTCCCAGAGAACTCAATGTTAGCAACCGAAGTTGCTTCTACGGAGACCGTAATCTCCGTTATACTGCCGATTCGCGTTATTCGCGCGATTTTCGGTGAACTTACCACAAGCACTGGGGATTGTGATTGTTGCGATTGCGTCTCCGGCGCGCGAATGGATTCAAGAAGTTTTGGAAGATTCGCAGACGCGGATGAGAAAAAGCCGTCTATGATATTGAACTCCGCAAAGAGTCCGTTTTCCCACAGAACGACCTCTCCTTCCGTAATCCACTCCTCGCGATATTGAGGATTGACATACTCTTTGGCGAGTATAACCAACCCCTGCCCAAGTTCCCTGTCTACCGTTTGGATGAAACAAGCGGAACCCGGACTGCTTCCATCACTGGAGAAACGCTCTTCACGGCCGTTGCCGCGAACACGGAGTTCAACTTTCGTTACTCCAGTTAAATTGAGCGTAACTTCCCCGTACTGTAATTTCACATCCAGCACTTCGGGTGGTACGGCCCATTTTCCATCGCTTTGTTGCAACCGGAAGATATTCTGACTGTAAGGACCGGGGGTCGCCTGAACATTAAGAGCAAACTCTCCTTGTTCAAAACCAAGCGGCGGCACATACCTTTCGGCAAGCACCTTAACTCGGTTTTTTATCACATCCTCAAAATCGCCCATGTATGGGTAAAAAGAGAAAGTGTCTTCAAGACGAGCCCATGTATCAAGCGCACTGATTACGATGGAGACCTCCGATTGCCGATTGTTCACATTACTCCCGATAGGAAGCAAATACTGCTGCGCCATTGCGGACGCAACAGAGAGGAGTGCGGCAAAAACCGCGATTTTCATTTTCACTATTTCCTTTCTATCGCCATCCCGCAATCCGCACTATGCGAACCGCTAGCAGATGACAAAAAGCATAATCTGTCAATACAATATCATACCTCCTATAAAAAAGCAAGCATCTCACACACAACTACACAAGCCACATAAAACCCCAAAAAACCAAGCAAATCCGTCAAATTATCAACCACTTATCCACAGTTTGCAGATTGCCGGTGTTTTTAATTATGTTATGGACGGATACATTAGTTTGACAAAAAACAAGGCGGGTATATAGTTAAGAGTGGAGTTTCCAGCGATTGCTGGGTAGTTCTCCAAAAACAAAGAGCACCAAATTCATAAACATATTATGAAAAGCAAAAACCTCTTCAGAGATGAAGAGTTCAGAACACCCGAAATGTGCAACCCGCCGCAGGACGGTATTGACTGTGTCGCGGTCGCAATCAACAAGAATGGGGTGGCCGTGCGCTCAACGCACGACCCGAAGAAAACCACGACGGTTTTCACCAATACTGAATGGCGGAACTTCATTACATCCGTCAAGCAGGGCAACTTCTCGGTGTAAGACGAGAACAAGGGGCGAGAGTATCTCGCCCTAATTTTATGAAAGAGCATTGGAATAAAGTATATAGTGGGAAACCAAACGGTCATAAATTTAGGCAGTTTTCCGTTAAAGAGTTATCTGGAATACTTGCGTATTTTCCAAAAGCGCAAGTTGCTTTTGATTTGGGTTGCGGACAAGGGAAACTCATGAAACAACTAAAATCTAGAGATATTGATGCTTACGGAGTTGATTTCTCTGAAGAAGCAAAAAAACAGTCGGTAGTTCCGGACAAAACGAAGATCTCCGACCTCAATTCATTTGTCCCACCGTTTAAGGTTGATATTTTCTTTCTGAAATTTGTTATCGCTTTTATACGAAACAAAAATCTTCTCCGGCGGCTGAAACCGTTCATAAAAAAGAATGGCGGAATTGTGATACTTACCCCTATTGGAATCGGTCTAAAATGTTGCATTAAAGAGAAGAGATTAAAAGAAATGTGCAATGGATTTATAATTGAGAAAGAGGAAGTATGGTACAAGGACAAAGAAAAAAACCGAAAGCTTGTCCTGCTTATTCTGCGCAAGAAATGATTTTTATTATTAACTCGCAAATGATTTGTGTTAGAATGAAGAGATATGGCTATTGGAAAATTAAGTTTAAGAAAAATTAAAATTACAGATGAGAGATATTTCTCAAAATGGTGGCGCGATAAAGAGTTGCTTGCATTAACTAGCGGCATTTTAGAACCGTTAGCCGATAAGGATGTAAAAAGATATTTTTTAGCAATGCTACAGAGCGGTAACGATTATCATTTTATAATCTTGCTGGACGGAAATGTTATCGGCCATATTTCATTGGCGAAAAGAAAGAACGGTTGGTACGAAACGCAAATAATTATTGGAGAAAAAAAATATTGGGGAAGGGGTTACGGAACAAAAGCAATTCACTTGTTGCTTGAAAAAGCAGAGAAATTAAATAACGCAAATATCTACTTGGAAGTGAGACCTGATAATGCAAGAGCTATTTCTGCCTATGAAAACAGCGGTTTCGTGAATGTGGGAATAAAAGAATATCCGGAAAATAAACATCTTACACAAACGATAAGAATGGAATTAAAAAAAGAACCTTAAACTTTATGAAAAAAACAACAATAGATTACAAAAAAGCAATCAAGTATGCTGTAAAGATTATTGACGCTTGGTTGCCGTCAAAGATTCAATATGACCGGATTCCCGCGCTATCTGTCGGGCTTGTTCATAATGGAAAGATTGTCTATAAGCGCGGGTTCGGTTTTGCTGATGTTGAATCTCTGGAACCCGCAACTCCAAACACCTGCTACCGCATTGCGTCAATCTCAAAAACCTTTACGGCTGTTGCAATTATGCAACTTGCCGAACAAGGCAAGTTGCATCTTGATGACAAGATTCACAAATACTTGCCGTGGTTCAAATCTCGCTCAAAGGACTCGGATTCTAACAACATTACAATACGACAAATCTTATCGCATACAGCAGGTGTATTTAGGGATGGAAACACGCCGCATTGGGCGGACGATAAGTTTCCAGATATTACTGGACTGCAAAAATCAATATCCAAAGCAGTTGTTTTTGAAAACTTAACGCGATTCAAATACTCCAATTTTGGTTTTGCCCTGCTTGGAGAGGTTGTCAAAAAAATAAGCGGTGTAAGTTACAATGAATATGTAAGCGAAAACATCATCAAAAAACTCGGAATGGAAAGAACGGCTCCAGACCTTACAAAAGAAAATGAAGGTTGGCTCGCAAAAGGATATTCTCGGTCGATTCCTAATAAGGAACGCGAAGCGTTTCATCATATACCAACAAACGCATACGCATCCGCCACCGGCTTTCTTTCTAATGTTTCCGATCTTGCAAAATATCTTTCGGCTTTATCACTCAAGAATAAAAACGCCAATCAACTGATTAACAAAGAATCAAAAAAAGAAATAATGAGAGAATATTGGGCAACTGGCGAAGACAACGAGTCATACGGACTCGGTTTTACTGCCTGCAAGATTGAAAATAGAAAAATTGTCGGACATAGCGGCAGTTTTTCGGGATTCATTACTGCCATTGCTCTTGATACGGAAAATGATATTGGCGTGATTACGCTTTCCAACACAAATGATAGTTCCGCTTATCAAGTAAATCAAGGTATTTTTGAGGCGATATACAAATTGGCTGACGAGAAAGACAGGTATACCGAGGGCAAAAAAATATTGAATCAAGAAAAATACGAAGGCATATATCGTTTGCGATGGGGCGACTATGTTGTTGCTGGTTTAGACGCAAATCTTATCGCATTTGGTCCAATAACAAACTCGCCAATAAAAGACACAACTCTGTTAAAACCGAATGGAAAGAATAGATTTATAATGGACAGCAAATCCAATTTCGGCTCTAACGGCGAATACGCAACTTTTGTGTTTGAGAAAGACAAGCGCAAAGCGAGCAAGTTAATTTGGGGTTCTACGCCGTATGAACGGTTAGAAGAATGATGTGCTAGATATATGTTTAATACAATTCTAGGAAAAGAAAGCGAGCGGTACAAAAAGAACGCAGATGCGCTTATTACCGAAAGCGGGATTTTGGATATTCTGAAAAAATACGGCACGCCGGTTTTTGTCGGTTCATATGCGGCGAATCTGATGATGAGCGCGGATATTGATATTCATATATTACGAGAAAAACCGTACAAGAAAGAATTGAACAAGAGCAATTTAACATTGCAAAAGCGGTTGTTACGCCAGAACAGCGCGCGGAAATCTTGCGGCTCAAAAAAGAAAATAATGACCTAAATGAATGCAAAAAATACTTTGACTGGGGCGCAGTCGGCGAGCGGCTCATAGAACGCGCGCTTGCGTTTTTACACAATTAAATCACCTCTCACACCAACAACAAGGCGAGAACGCGCTGGCGGGGGAGCGCCCAGAGGAAGGTGGATAGCCGCGGTCCGGCGTCTTTGCTTACGAGCAAATTGTAGACATTCTTAAAGAACATTTTTTGGAGAGGCATATTTTCTTTTTCGGAATTACCCGGCTCTTTCGGAATGTCGTACATTATTTTCTCAATCTCTTTGAGCGAGATTTTTGCGTTTTCCGCGAGCGCCGCGCGCAACGCGCGGATGTGCGCGATTTGTTTTTCGCCGAGCCGTTTCGCATATTCTGCGTTGACGCTCTCGCGCACCGTGAGCACTTCTTCTTTATTGTAGGTCTCTAGCCACGCGCGCGCTTTCGGGAGCCGCGCCGCGATGGACGACGGTTCGTACTTAAAGTCCAGCCCTTCAAGAACTGCACTTAGTTTTGAGTGGTCCCACTGCACCACTTGCCCGAACGCGACCGCCTGCCTAAATGGAATCGGCGGGAGCATCTTCTTTGTAGTCATGCCGCTCATTATGAGCGATATTTTCTCCGTTTCTTCCAGCGTGTCCGCTTGGAGCGCGGCGATACTTCCGTCAAATTCGCTGTACTGCTTGTATATTTCTGTATTGAACGCCACAGAGAACGGCTGGGTCGGTGGTTTTTTGAGGTAAATCCATTTTAGGAGTTCTGGGGTGTAGATTTCAAGGAGCGCGCGCGGCGAGACGGCGTTGCCTTTTGAGCCCGACATTTTCGCGCCGAGCCCTTGGAGTCCGACGAACAGATATTCTTGGAAAACAGGCGGCGTTATGTTAAACACTTTGTCCGCCACTGCACGCGCCACATCAAAACTCCCACCAGGCGACGCGTGGTCGTGCCCGCCCGGCTCAAATACTACGCCTTCCACGCCCCAGCGCATTGGCCAGTCAATCTTCCACGCCAATTTAACGATATGCTCTTTCGTAAAATCAATCGTCTCGGTTTTCCCGCTGTCGCGGCATTTATATGTTATGTTCGCGCCGCCATCGTATCCCAGCACTTCGGTGTTGTCTTTGCCGCTAAACCGCGAATACACGGACACGGGGTAGTAGCGGGCAATATATTCCTCGCGCTCAATACCTTTTTCGCTTTTGCCCTTGTCGGTCATAAAGGAGAGCAAAATCTCGGCGATAATTTCTCGGTGCTTGAGCGCGTGCGCAATCTGCGCGTCGTACCGCCCCGATTGGTATTCTTTCGTCTGGTAGCGGTATTCAAGAGCGATGCCGAGCTCCTTCATTGATTCCTCAAACTCTTTCTGAAACCGCTGCGCGTACGAGCCGTATTTTCCAATGGGGCACGGAACAGCAGAGAGCGGCATTCCGATATATTTCTCAAACGACGAGTCCACTCCTTGCGGCACTTTCCGAAAGCGGTCAAAGTCGTCCCACGAAAAAAGAAGCCGAGTCCTTTTCTTACGCTCTTTTAATTTCTCCGAGACCGCGAACGATGTTATGACATCGCGGAAGTTGCCGAAATGTACGACGCCCGACGGGCTGATACCCGCCGCGCAAGTGTACACTTCATTTTTTGGGAACTGCGCGAGCACTTTGTCGGCAAGCGCGTCCGCCCAGTGTGTTTTTGTGTGTTCTGTATTCATTTTTCCGCACAATTATATCACATTTTTGCATTGCGGAATATACCTCTCTAAAAAAATAAGCGCATTTATCTTTTGAAACCTTTTGTTTTCAGATGAAGGTTCCCCACTTACCATTTATACAAACAAGATGGTAGAATAAGAAAACTATGGCATCTCCGTATTACACGAAACCACGCTTTGAGCTTTATCAAGGTGATTGCCTCAATTTGTTTTTAGAAATGCCGGAAAACTCGGTAGAAAAGCAAGAAGTATGAAAACAACTTTTGACGCGCAACTCGTTACTAACTACAAAAGCCAATCGCAGAAAGCGCGTGTTTTAACCGAGCAATGGGTGGATGAGTCGGTTTTTTGTCCAAACTGTGGACACCTAAACATTAATAAATATCCAAACAATCAACCTGCCGCTGATTTTTTCTGCTCAAATTGCAAAGAAGATTATGAATTAAAAAGCCAGCAAAATGAAATCGGCACAAAAATTGTAGATGGCGCATATCGCACGATGATTGAGCGCTTACAAAGCAGTTCTAACCCCAATCTCTTTCTGTTAAATTACGATTTGCACAGTCTGAGTGTTATTAATTTCTTTGTTGTACCAAAACACTTTTTTGTTCCAGAGATTATTGAAAAAAGAAGACCTCTTGCAAAAACAGCGCGCCGCGCCGGTTGGATTGGGTGTAACATTCTTTTACATAATATTCCACAAATCGGTAAAATCTTTTTCATAAAAAATAAACAAATTGAGACGAAAGAAAAAGTGCTTGCTGAATGGCGTAAGACACTTTTTTTACGAGAGGAAAAAGAAATCTCTACAAAATGTTGGTTATTAGATATAATACGAAGTATTGAAAATCTCAAAAAACCTAATTTCTCCCTTGATGATATTTACGCATTTGAAGAGGAATTGAGTAAATCTCACCCACAAAATAAGCACATAAAAGATAAAATTCGTCAGCAATTACAAATTTTAAGAGACCGCGGATATCTTGAGTTTCTTGGTCCCGGTAGATACCGTATAATATAATATTATGAAATTAAAAAAATTCATAAAAAATCTGGAGAGGATTAAAAACAGATATGGAGACGATTTAGAGGTTACTATGGCAGATTATATTCCTGTTGTTAAACCAGTGTTTTTGTCAAATAAATATTTTGGGAAAAAGGTTGTGATAACCGATAAGGAATAAAGATATAGAATTATTTCAGTCGGTTGTCAATATTATTTCGGATATTTGTCGTTGCAAAAATTGGGATTGCCAATAGCAAAATAAAATTAAATACCAAAGACGGAAATTAAACCAATAATTATTATGGAATAGTAGGAATCGAAATTAACATTAAAAATTAAGACGCCTGTTGTTATATTATGTTAATAACCACAATCAAAACTCCGCTCGTGAAAGTAAAGAAATGCACACTGATTGAATTAGTTGAGCGCGCTGTGCTGAGTATACCTGAAAAGAGCATTTTGGTCGTTACCTCAAAAGTTGTTTCTTTGTGCGAGGGAAGTGCCGTACCCCGCCTGCGCCAAGGCTTCGGCGGGCAGGCTCTTGCGAGAGCGGAAAAAGACGCTCTGATTCGGAAAGAAAGCGACTACTACATTCCTTCTGAAAAAAGCAAATGGGGAATTACGCTCACGCTCACGCGCAATATTCTAATTCCGAGCGCAGGTATCGACGAATCAAACGCAGACGGCCATTACCTTCTGTGGCCGCGCAATCCGCAAGAAAATGCAAACGCACTTCGCGCGCATCTCGCGCGCCGCTTCCGGCGGCGCGCTCTCGGTGTCTTAATCACCGACAGTAAGACAGCGCCGCTTCGGCGCGGCACGACCGGCATTGCGCTCGCGCACAGCGGCTTTGATGCGCTTACCGATTATGTTGGGAGCAAAGACCTTTTCGGCAGGCCATTTCGCGTGTCGCGGAGGAGTGTGATAGACGGGCTTGCGGCCACCGCCGTGTGTGCGATGGGGGAAGGGAGCGAGCGGACGCCGCTCGCGCTTGTTTCTGATATTCCGTTTGTGCGCTTCCGCCAGCGCAACCCGACAAAAGCTGAACTGGATTTTCTGCATATACAGCTCAAAGAAGACTTGTATGCTTCGCTCCTTCGCGCCGCGCCGTTTCGGCGTGGCGGCGGAGAAGCATCGGGCAAGAAAAAACGGCGCTCGTGAACGAGCGCCGTTTTGCGCTACTCCATCGCTTTCAACACCGTGAGATACAAGGATTCCACCAGTTTTTTCTGTTTTTTCCCGATGGCTCCGTAGTGGTCCAATCCCGGTGCGGCATTGATTTCCAAAATCCAATACTTAACCTTCGCCGCATTGTCGCTCAACTCTCCTTCAATCATAAGGTCAACACCGCAAAAGCGAAGCCCCATATCTTTGGTAAGCCGAATCGCCAGTGTTGCGAACGATGGGTGAATAGAGTCGGTTACATCTCTTGAATCGCCGCCCGTGGAAAGGTTTGCATTATCTAAAAGAAATACACACGCGCCTTTTTGAGGTATTGAACTAATCGTCAATCCGCTCCGCGCGAGTTTCATCGCAATGCGGAAGTCATCGGTCTTAATCAAGGTATCTCGCCCGCTTTTCTTAAAGAACTTTTGTTTGCGTTCTAGAAGTTTCGTGATGGTTGAACGACCATCTCCAATTACACTAAGCGGAATCCGTTCGTAGGCAGAGATGATTTTATCGTCCAGCACTACGACACGATAATCTTTTCCGGAGAGTGCCTCTTGCACAAGCGCGACGCGGTCTTTCTTTAACGCCGCGCGGAACGCGCGGTAGAAGTCCCGTTTTATGAACACTTTGGCGACCCCAGCTCCTTGGCTTTTGCTGTTGGGCTTTACGATGACGGGAAATCCGAGTCCTTGCGCGTAACTGTATGCGGCATCTATGTTTCTGTCCGACCCAATTGCATCAGCCCACTCTGATGAGAAGAATGTTTCGCCTGTTACAACCGGATATCCCATTTTTTTCATAAAATAGGCGGCGAAGTCCTTATCTTTCGCAATATCCGATGAGCCGACTGGATTAAGGTCCACAGTTGAGGCGCGAAAATACCGCTTGTGCCCGCTTCTGAACACAATCTGCCCCGCCCAACCGTACTTCGGTTCCAAGTTGACCTGCGCACCTATCCTTGGCGCGATTTTCTTCAACAGAATACTTACTAATGGTTTCTTCATTTTATTCCTTTATATATGAGAGGTGTGAAAATAGCAATCTGTAAGAACGCTACTATGAGGTGGCTCAAAAAGCAATACATGTTATATAATAGAGCGATGAAACAAAAACTCTCAACTGAACCCTACAAAGGCGTGCGCGATTTTTACCCCGAAGATATGGCGGTGCAGAATTATATTTTTTCCGTGTGGCGGAACGCCGCGGAGCAATTTGGCTACCAGGAATACAACGCCTCTATTTTAGAATATTCTGACTTGTATAAAAGCAAAGGGAGCGACGAGATTGTGAACGAGCAGACCTACTCCTTCACCGACCGCGGCGGCAGGGAAGTAACGCTTCGCCCCGAGATGACACCCTCGCTCGCGCGGATGGTCGCGGCACGGAGGAAGTCATTAAAATTTCCGCTCCGCTGGTACTCTATTCCGAATGTGTTTCGTTACGAACGGCCCCAGCGCGGTCGGCGGCGCGAGCATTGGCAGTTTAACGCAGATATTGTGGGTATTGCAGGGCTTGAAGGGGATGTTGAAAGTGTTTCGCTTGCACCGGCGATTATGAAAGCATTTGGAGCAAGCGATAAGGATTTCGTCATAAAGATAGGGAGCAGAAATGCGCTTGCAGACGAGCTTGTACGCAGAAAGATTCCCGCAGAAAATCATAAACAAATTATTCGCTTGATAGACCGACAAGGCAAGATGCCGGAAGAAGAACGGATTGCGGAATTAAATAAACTAGGAGGAGAATTTGAGATACAAGAAAGCGCAGATGTTGCCGAAATACGAAAGCGGCTTTCTGAAAAAGGAATACAAAATACGGAGTTTGATGCGAATATCGTGCGAGGATTTGATTACTACACAGGTATGGTGTTTGAGGTGTTTGATACGGCTCCGGAAAATCGCCGCTCACTATTCGGGGGCGGACGCTACGATAATCTTTTGGAAATATTCGGTATAGAATCGGTACCGTTCGTTGGTTTTGCTATGGGAGATATTACCATCCGTGACTTTCTAGAAACGCACGGCTTGCCGATTTCTGCACAGTAGCAACAAGTTGCGCTGTTTTTCTTGTGTTAAAATAAATGTACTGTGAAAGGGAAATTCTTTGCACTGCTTGCGTTCCTCAGTATTGCCTCGGGCGCGGCAGTTTTTGCGTTTGCAGAAACCAGCAACCCCGTGCAGATTTTCGTGCGTCCGAGCGTTGAATGTTATGCCGCATCCGATTCTGCAGGAACAAACAAAAAAACCACTTTCTTTATTGGTGAGACCGTTTGGTGGGTTGCGAAGGTGTTGCCTGTGGGCGCTTCATATTCGTATGCGTGGAGCGGTGATCCAGACACTGACGCCGCATTACTCACTACGAATGCTGTTGCAATTTCAAAAATCTATCAAACAACCGGCAATAAGTACGCGCAGGTAACGGTAACGCCAAATATCACTGTACCGGCTGGTGTTAATCTCTCCAAGACCGCTTTTTGCAATGTTCCTCCCGGTACGCCAATTACAATTACTGAAGTACCAAAACCCGACCTCACGGCAAATGCGCCGACTCCATCGCTTGTGTCAACTGGAGTTGCCGACCAGTACTATCCGAACACTGCTGGAACGCTCGGTGGCGCGGTCAAAAATGTCGGTACTGCGGAATCACTGGGTACATTCACCAGCCGATACTCCTACCGCGCGCGCACGGATACAAACCCGCAGCCGCGTCCAGATGACGACATTGGAGAGAAAGGAGTATGGTCAAACATTGGAGACAAACTCCTTGTCAACAACGACCCGCTTCCGCCAGACGGAAGCTTGACTCGCACTGTTCGCGCGTCAAACCCCACTGCGTTTAATGTTGGTACTGCGGAAATAAGGCTGTGCGCTAATCGTCCCGTGAGCGTGATGAACGAAACTGTTTCATCCGACAAGAGCAACTGTGCTTCACGGATTATCACCATTGTTGCGCACCCCACCGCTACCCTTGACCTCAAAGTACGCCAGACCAACACGGCAACCTACTACGATTCCGCAACCGTTCCATACAACAACACC